>OEOQ01000093.1_pt1 | contig 10050 bp, 13 predicted proteins | sample 1539561 | NCBI WGS metagenome assembly OEOQ01 (sample SAMN02393684, study PRJEB22366) | soil metagenome | biome: freshwater stream | place: Canada: Laurel Creek, Waterloo, ON | reverse complement strand
TTTTCCGCTGCATAACCCTGCTTCGGGGTCATTATAGCGATTTTTTCGGTATATCCATCCTTTTTCGCACGATATACAGGATTTTGCCAAAGGGTTCGTGTAGACTTTCCTTGGTGTATCCAACGGCGTCAGCCGGGCAGGATAGGTGAAGTAGGCCCACCCGCGAGCGGGTGTTCCTTCTTCACTGTCCCTTATTCGCACCTGGCGGTGCTCAACGGGAATCCTGCTCTGCGAGGCTGGCCGGCTACCGCCGGCGTAACAGATGAGGGCAAGCGGATGGCTGATGAAACCAAGCCAACCAGGAAGGGCAGCCCACCTATCAAGGTGTACTGCCTTCCAGACGAACGAAGAGCGATTGAGGAAAAGGCGGCGGCGGCCGGCATGAGCCTGTCGGCCTACCTGCTGGCCGTCGGCCAGGGCTACAAAATCACGGGCGTCGTGGACTATGAGCACGTCCGCGAGCTGGCCCGCATCAATGGCGACCTGGGCCGCCTGGGCGGCCTGCTGAAACTCTGGCTCACCGACGACCCGCGCACGGCGCGGTTCGGTGATGCCACGATCCTCGCCCTGCTGGCGAAGATCGAAGAGAAGCAGGACGAGCTTGGCAAGGTCATGATGGGCGTGGTCCGCCCGAGGGCAGAGCCATGACTTTTTTAGCCGCTAAAACGGCCGGGGGGTGCGCGTGATTGCCAAGCACGTCCCCATGCGCTCCATCAAGAAGAGCGACTTCGCGGAGCTGGTGAAGTACATCACCGACGAGCAAGGCAAGACCGAGCGCCCAATACGCAAACCGCCTCTCCCCGCGCGTTGGCCGATTCATTAATGCAGCTGGCACGACAGGTTTCCCGACTGGAAAGCGGGCAGTGAGCGCAACGCAATTAATGTGAGTTAGCTCACTCATTAGGCACCCCAGGCTTTACACTTTATGCTTCCGGCTCGTATGTTGTGTGGAATTGTGAGCGGATAACAATTTCACACAGGAAACAGCTATGACCATGATTACGCCAAGCTTGGCTGCAGGTCGACGGATCCGGATCGAACACTATGCGTGCATCGGCGTTGAGGACGTACCACGCGCGTTGCCGTGTTTCGGCCTCGAGCTGCCCCGATCCCCAGCCGGCGTAACCGAGGTACACGCGCAGCTGGCGCACGTCCGCTCCCTTGGCGAGGCGCTTCTGCAGCGCGTCGGCTGTATTCACCAGGTACACGTCGGGGCCGAGGAGTGGGCAGGCGTCGCAGGCCGTCCGAGACAGCGCCAGCACGGCCTGCTGCGAGACCGGCCCGCCGATGAACGCCATTGCACCGCCGCCGGCCGCGGCGACACCGGGCAGCGCTCGCGACAGCGGAACATCCGACGGCCGATTCATGACGAGCCCGGCGGCGCCATCACGCGAGTACTGCACGAGGAGCACGACCGTGTCCGTGAAGTTCGGGTCCGGCAGGTTGCGCGCCGCGACGAGCAGCTTGCCGGCGGCGAGCTCGCGGACGATGACGTCACGTGCCGGCTGCAGCGTGGTCGCCCGTGGCTCCACCAGCATTGCGGCCACCACTGCGGCGATCAGCAGCAGGCCCCACACGCCGGGGAGCCGTCCCGCGCGGCCGGTCCGGACACGGGGCCAGGGAGTCGCGCTGCGCATGGTGCCATCAGCATCGCATGAGCGCGAGCATCACGACGCGCCCGTCGCATCGACTACGGGCACGGCCGTCTGGCTTTACTGTCTGTTCCCAGCGCTGCAAGGTGCGAAGATCGCGATTCACGGATACCTGATTCGAGGCGAGCCATGACCCCTCATCCATCCTGGTACGTCCGCGGCCTGATCTTCGAGAACTGTTCCTGCGCGCTTGTGTGCCCCGGTCACATGCACTTCAGCCAGAACTGCACGCACGAACGCTGCAAGGGCTACTGGGCGCTCCGCATCGACGAGGGCGTGTTCGGCGCCGTCCCGTTGGCGGGCACGCGCGCGGTAGTCGCCTTCGACACGCCGCAACGGATGATCGACGGCGGCTGGCTGCAGACGATCGTCATCGACGAGGTGGCATCCGAAGCTCAGCGCCGAGCGCTGGAGACGATCCTCCTCGGACTGGCGGGCGGGCCGTGGGAGAAGCTGTCGGCGTTCGTGGCCACGCGCCAGCCGACGGAGTTCCGCGCCATCGCCATCGAGGACGATGGGCCAGTCAAGCGCGCCTCCATCGTCGATCGTCTCACGACCGTCGTGACCCGGATTCGCGGCCGCGACAAGTCGAAGCCCGTGCTGTTTGAAAACGTCTTCAACCAGATCCATGCACCCACGCAGGTGATCGCCCTCGGCGAGTCGGAGTACGACGATGGCGTCGTCCGGTTCCGGACGTCCGGGTCGCACGGCCTCTTTTCGCAGTTCGAGTGGCGCGTCGACGGTCCGTCAACCTCCCCGGCACCGATGTGATGAACGGCCACGCGCACGCGGTCGTCGACGGCGCCTTTGCCACGCTGACGGTGGTGTGGTTCGGCATGATGGCGGCGATGATGGCGCCAACTGCATGGCCCTGGGTGCGCGCCTATCATCGCTTCAGTGGCGCGCAGCGTGGCGCCGAGGTCGTGGCGACAACACAATTCGCCTCCGGCTACTTGCTGGCATGGCTTGCTTACGCGATCGGCGCCGCACTTCTGCAGCGCGGTCTGCAACGGACGGACCTGATGGAACCATCCGGCGATGTCGCTGTACCGCACGCCGCCGCGCTCATCTTCCTCGTCGCGGGGATCTATCAGTTCGCGCCGCTCAAACGCGCATGCCTGGCTCATTGCCGGACGCCGCTTGGCTATTTCCTGACACGGTGGATCGACGGGCCGATAGGTGCCTTGCGCATGGGGATGCATCACGGGCTCTTCTGCGTCGGCTGCTGCTGGGCCCTCATGGCCACCGCGTTTGCGGTCGGGGCCATGAATCTGTGGTGGATGACGGCCCTGGGAATTGTCGCGCTCCTGGAACAGACGACGCCACATGGCGAGCTGTTGCGTCGCGCACTTGGGGCCGCGTTCCTGGTCGCTGGCCTCTGCGAGTGTGGTCTGATCACCTACACTTGACGCGCGTCTGGCGGACAAGGAATGTGCATCAGCTCTCCCGACCGAGGGGTACTCCGATGAACGTGCTCACGCACCGGGTCATCGTTTGCGCGATTCTCGTGTCGCTCTGTCCGACGTGTGCTCCTTCCGCGCTCGCGCAGGATCAACAGTCGTTCACGGTTTCGAACATCAACGTCCGTTACGGCTGGACCTTTCAGGAGCCGGGCATCGCGGAGGACGTTCCCAAGAACATCTTCACGCTCGAGAACACGGCGGCCGGCCGCTGGTGGAGCAGCTACCTGTTCGTCGACGTCCTGCGATCGTGGAGCGACGCCGACGCGAACGCGAAAGAGGTGTACGGCGAGTGGTATCCGACGGTGAGCCTCCGGGCCCTCAGCGGACGGGAACGCTCGAAGGGGATCCTTGGCGACGTCGGGCTCACCGTTGGACTGAACACCGGCGTCCGCAGCACCGGCCCGAGTCCGTTCGTCGTACTGCCGGGGCTGACGTTCAGCCTGAACGTACCGGGGTTTGCCTTCCTCGCAGTCAACACGGTGGCCTACATCGATCGCGGCCGATTCCAGGGACAGCCCACCGGTTGCACGGCGACGGCCTTCCAGGTCACTCCCTCCTGGTCGCTCCCGATCCGCGCCGGCAAGACGTCTCTGAAAGTGAACGGCTTCGTGGATTTCACCACCAGCCACGCCAACTGCGCGGCGCAGATCCTGTCGACGCCAAGAGTGATGCTCGACCTGTCGGCGTACTGGCAGAAGCCCGGTGTGTTGTACGTCGGCGTCGACTGGGTGTATTGGCACAACAAGTACGGAATCTCGGGCTTGAAGGACAACCTCGTACTCCCCGTTGTGGTCCTGGTGCTGTGAGCCGTGGGACTGAGGAGGTATGCCTCGGCAACGAGATCACGTTTCCGCGCTGCCTGTGGGGCCACGGTGTTGCGTAGCCGACGGACTTGTCCGGTGGTCAGTGATCCAGGCCAACGCGTCGAACTCCGTGGACGCTGTTGCCGCGGCCGTCAAACCCGGCTCGAGTCTCATGACCGATCTGCCGTGACCTGCGCTGAGCTGAGCAGGATGCGAACGCAACGGTGGCCCGGCGGTGATACCGTGTTCGCCTTCGCCATTCCCTTGGAGACCGTTCGATGATTCCCGCTCCCACCGATGTTGCTGCCCCGCCTGCCGATGCCACCGTCACTCCGAGTGGGCTGGCTTCACGCCAGCTCGAGGCCGGCACCGGCACGCAGCACCCGGGCCCGCGCTCGCGCGTGCTCGTCCACTACTCCGGGTGGACGACAGACGGGAAGATGTTCGATAGCTCGGTGAGCCGCGGCGAGCCCATCGCCTTCGGCCTCTATCAGGTCATCGCCGGCTGGACCGAAGGCGTGCAACTCATGGTGGAAGGTGAGAAACGGCGCTTCTGGATCCCGGAGAAACTCGCCTACGGCGGGCGCCCAGGCGCCCCGGCCGGCATGCTGGTGTTCGACGTCGAGCTCATTCGCATCGAGTCGTAGTCGTCAGGCGCCCACGTAGGCCGCGAGATGCTTGCCCGTGAGCGTGGTGCGCCGGGCAACGAGGGCGGCGGGTGTGCCCTCGAAAACAATTCGACCGCCATCGTGGCCGGCGCCCGGGCCGAGATCGATGATCCAGTCGGCGTGTGCCATGACCGCCTGGTGGTGCTCGATGACGATGACCGACTTGCCGGAGTCGACGAGCCTGTCGAGCAGGGCGAGCAGTTGCTCGACGTCTGCGAGGTGAAGGCCGGTGGTCGGCTCGTCGAGGACGTAGACGCCGCCCTTCTCGGCCATGTTGGTGGCCAGCTTGAGCCGCTGCCGCTCGCCGCCGGACAACGTCGTGAGCGGCTGGCCGAGGGTGAGGTAACCGAGCCCGACGTCGGCAAGCCGGTCGAGGATGGCGTGGGCCGCCGGCGTGCGTGCCTCGCCAGCGCCGAAGAAGTCCCTGGCCTCCGTCACGGACATCGCCAGCACCTCGCTGATGTCGCGGCCGCCAAGGTGATACTCCAGCACCGACGCCTCGAATCGTTTTCCTTCGCACTCCTCGCAGGTGGTCGCGACCCCGGCCATCATCGCGAGGTCGGTATAGATGACGCCGGCGCCGTTGCAGGCGGGGCAGGCGCCCTCGGAGTTGGCGCTGAACAGCGCAGGCTTCACGCCATTGGCCTTCGCAAACGCATTGCGGATCGGGTCGAGCAGTCCGGTGTACGTCGCCGGGTTGCTTCGGCGCGAGCCACGGATCGCGCCCTGATCGATGGACACCACGCCGCCTCGTCCCGACACCGAGCCGTCGATCAGTGAACTCTTTCCCGACCCGGCCACACCGGTCACCACCACCAGCACGCCGAGCGGGATGTCGACATCGACGCCCTGCAGGTTGTGAGTGCGCGCCCCTCTCACCTTCAACGCGCCGGCGGGCGTCCGGACCTTCTTCTTGAGCGACGCCCGGTCGTCGAAATGGCGGCCGGTGATCGTACCGCTCGCACGTAACCCCTCCACCGTGCCCTCGAAGCACACGGTGCCGCCGGCTGTCCCGGCGCCGGGACCGAGATCCACAACGTGGTCGGCGATGGAGATCGTCTCCGGCTTGTGCTCCACCACCAGCACCGTGTTGCCCTTGTCCCGCAACCGCCATAGCAACTCGTTCATCCGCTGGATGTCGTGGGGGTGCAGTCCGATGGTCGGCTCGTCGAAGACGTAGGTGATGTCGGTGAGCGACGAACCGAGGTGGCGGATCATCTTGGTGCGCTGCGCCTCGCCACCTGACAGCGTGCCCGATGGCCGCTCGAGACTGAGGTAGCCGAGCCCGATCTCCACGAACGACTCGAGACTCTCGCCGAGCGCGGTCAGCAGCGGCGCGATCGACGGCTCGTCGAGAGCGCGGAGCCAGCCGGCCAGGTCGCTGATCTGCATCGAGCAGACGTCGGCAATGTTCTTCCCCTTGATCTTCGACGACCGCGCTTCCTTGCTGAGCCGAGTCCCGTTGCACTCGGGGCAGACGGTGAAAGTAATGGTGCGATCCACGAAGGCGCGGACATGCGGTTGCAGGGCGTCGACGTCCTTGGACAGGAACGACTTCTGGATCTTCGGGATCAACCCCTCGTACGTCAGGTTGATTCCGTCCACCTTGATCTTGGTCGGCTCCTTGTAGAGCAGGTCGTGCAACTCCCTCTTGTTGTACTTGCGAATCGGCTTGTCCGGGTCGAAGAACCCGCAGCCGCGGAAGATGCGACCGAACCAGCCGTCCATGCTGTAGCCGGGAATGCTGAGCGCGCCCTCGTTGAGCGACTTGTTGTCGTCGTACAACGCAGACAGGTCGAAGTCGTTCACGTTGCCCATGCCCTCACAGCGTGGGCACATCCCACCGAGGCGGTTGAAGGTGGCCTTCTTCGTCTGGGTCTTGCCCTCACCTCGATCGACGGTGATGGCACCGCTTGCCTGGACCGATGGCACGTTGAACGAGTAGGCATTCGGTGACCCGATGTGGGGCGTCCCGAGCCGGCTGAAGAGAATGCGCAGCATCGCATTCGCGTCGGTGACAGTGCCGACCGTGGAGCGGGGGTTGGCGCCGATCCGCTCCTGGTCGACGATGATCGCCGTCGTCAGCCCGTCGAGGACGTCGACGTCCGGACGCGCCAGCGTCGGCATGAAGCCCTGCACGAAGGCGCTGTATGTCTCGTTGATCAGTCGCTGCGACTCCGCGGCGATCGTGCCGAACACCAACGAACTCTTGCCAGAGCCGGAGATGCCGGTGAACACCGTCAGCCGCCGCTTCGGGATCTCGACGCTGACGTCCTTGAGGTTGTTCACGCGTGCGCCCTGCACGCGAATCACCTCGTGGCTATCGGCCTTCGCTGAACGCTCATTTCGTTCGCGACTTCCACCAACGCCAGGCGGTCGCTTCGTCCCCGGCGTCAAAGACCCCGTCCCCCACTGCGGAACCTGGTGACGTACGGCAGCGCGAACAGGTAAAGCCCCGTGAACAGGAGCAATGCGAGCGGCAGCAGGGGCGAGTAGGTCACATACGCGGGAGGTTGTTGGCCGCCGTTGATGCCCATGACGATGAAGTTGGCGATCACGGTGAGCGTAAAGGCCAGTGACACCCAGCGGTGGAACTGACGAATCCAGCCATTCCAGTTCATGGAGCCTCCTCCGGTGGAGTTCATGGCCGCAGCCACGCGACGGCTCAGCGCGCCTCGTTGATCCGGATGTGGTTGCCTGCGGGATCGCGGAACGCACAGTCGCGGATCCCATACGGCTGCGCCGTAGGTTCCTGGATGACCTCGGCGCCGCTGGCCTGCAGACGTTCGAAGGTGCCATCGAGGTCGCGCGTGGCCAGGATGACCATGGCGTAGGTGCCCTTGGCCATCATTTCGGTGATGGTGCGACGCTCGTCGTCGGTGAGACCGGGGGTGGCCGATGGCGGATGGAGGACGATCGACGTGCCGGGCTGGCCGACGGGTCCGACCGTGATCCAGCGCATGCCGTTGTAGCCGACGTCGTTGCGGACCTCGAAACCGAGGATGTCGCGATAGAAAGCCAGCGAGGCGTCAGGGTCGTCGTGCGGAAGGAAGCTCGAATAGATGGTGATGTCCATGGCCTGAGTCTAGGTGCGGCTTGAAGCCGGTGCTTCTCGATTCCTGACTGGTCGGGTCACCTGTTTCGCCACGCAGGCCGGTATGCCTGCTGCCGCGTCCGTCGCCTGCTGACGGTAGACGCTGGGAGGTACACCAACGAGTTCGGTGAAGCGAGTGCTGAAGGTGCCGAGCGACGAGCAGCCCACCTCGAAGCAGACCGCGGTGACGCTCAGGTCGCCACGACGCAGCAGGGCCATCGCTCGCTCGATGCGCCGCGTCATCAGATAGGCGTACGGCGACTCGCCGTAGGCAAGCTTGAACTGCCGGCTGAGATGCCCGGCCGACATGTTGACGGCGCGGGCAAGCGCCTCCACGTCCAGTGGTTGGTCGTACTCCCGGTCCATCCGGTCTCGCACGCGGCGCAGCAGCGCGAGGTCACGCAGGTGCTGCGTCGCGGTGGCTCTGCTGGTCACTGCCGGATCGTGCTACGCCGCTCTGGAGTTGTCTAGCGTCGCTGTCCTCGAGAACTCATCCTTACGCGCCGGTCCCGCGCGTTCGCTCCATTCGCTCCAGGTACGCCAGCAGGCCGGCGTTCAGTGCGAAGCCCGCGGCGCTCACCGCCGCTGCCGGCCACACGACCGCCTCGTCGCCACCGAGCCATGCATTCATGGTCGCCGTCAGCAGCCAGAGTTGGAGGATCACGATGATCAGGACGAACACGAGCATCCCGTAGACGATGGTGGTCCGCTGGTCGCGGCTGAACGGCCGCTTCAACGAGGCGCTCATATCGTCCGCTCCTCGACGCCGACGGCGTAGATGTCCCGGCCCCTGACATCGAGCACGATGCGGGTCAGGGGCCGCCGCGGCGGCCCCGCGATGGGCGCGCCGGTCCGCAGGTCGAACCGTCCCTCATGACACGGGCAGTAGAAGCTGTTCTCGGCTGGCCGAGGAATCACGGCACACGACAGGTGCGTGCATTTCTGGCTGAAGGCGACGAACTCGCTCGTCGGCAGTCGCACCAGCAGGCAGGGTTCATACTCGTCGGGGTAGCGAAAGACGATGGATGCGCCGACAGCGAGGTCGTCGACCGACGCGATCCGCTGCATCGCCGGCTGGCCCAGGCGCTTCCGGTACCAGTTCTGGACCCCTATCAACACCTGCCCCAGCGTGAATGCGGCACTCGTCAGCACGAGGAACTTCATGAAGTCCCGTCGCTCGACGTAGAGATCCTGCGGCCAGTCGATCGGGAAGTCCTGGCGCCACGCCGGCTGCTCGTCAGCCGGCGCGAGGTCCGGTGCGATCGTGATCTGCTCGCGCACGTGCGACGGCGCATAGAGATCCGCTGGCGCCGTGCCGGTGAGCCCTTCGCGGCCCGGCGAGCTGACCGCGGGATCCACCCAACGACGCGGATCAGAAACGTCGCTCATCGCTTACACCTCGACGTCGGCGAACGGGTCGCCCTCGAATGGCGGCGGGACAGGCGACGAGGCCGTCCCGCTGACCACCTTCAACGACACTGCGCGGTTGCGTGGCTGCTCATCCATCGCGGCGGTGACGTCGACGAGCGGCGCCGCGGTGGTGAGCCTGCGAGGCACCATCGTGTACACCTGCGTGGTGATGGTCTGCTGGCCGAACTGGAACGTGTTGACAGGTGTCGAGAGCGGACGCAGCTGCTCGATCTGCTCGCGGGTGCCGAAGAACAGGGCCTGGCTCGGGCACACCGTGGCGCACATCGGCTTCTTGCCGACGCTCGTCCGGTCGTAGCACATGTCGCACTTCATCATGATCTTGCGGTCTTCGTAGAGCTCCGGCACGCCGAACGGGCAGGCGACGACGCAGTTGCCGCAGGCGATGCAGCGAGGTTTCCTGGCCGATTGCACGACGCCGTCGCCCGTGCGCTTGATCGCATCGGCCGGACACACTTCCGCACACGTCGGCTGGTTGCAGTGCATGCAGACGACGGGCACGGTCTGCACGCTCTCGGCCCGATTCACGTACTCGAGGTGAATCATCGACTCGCCACGATGCGTGTCGCACTCGGAGCACGCCTGCACGCAGGACTGACAGCCGATGCAGCGGCTCGGATCGATGAAGAAGTGCAGGTAGTCCGGTTTTGCCATCTGATGGTCTCGCCCGTCCCTATTGCTGCGGTTCGAGGACCGCCGCGTACTCCGGCGGCGCCTCCGCCTTGCGCACCCGACACCCGCACACCTTGTACTGCGGGATCTTGCTGATCGGATCCCCGGGAATTCACTGGCCGTCGTTTTACAACGTCGTGACTGGGAAAACCCTGGCGTTACCCAACTTAATCGCCTTGCAGCACATCCCCCTTTCGCCAGCTGGCGTAATAGCGAAGAGGCCCGCACCGATCGCCCTTCCCAACAGTTGCGCAGCCTGAATGGCGAATG
>OEOQ01000063.1_pt1 | contig 23539 bp, 19 predicted proteins | sample 1539561 | NCBI WGS metagenome assembly OEOQ01 (sample SAMN02393684, study PRJEB22366) | soil metagenome | biome: freshwater stream | place: Canada: Laurel Creek, Waterloo, ON | reverse complement strand
CAGACGCAACAGAAACGCCATCCAGCCGGGTTGCGGGGTAAAGATTTTCTGCTTACGCAACTGCCAGTAAAGCAGCGAAGCATTCAGACACGCCGCCAGACCAATAGAAAGTGACAGCCCGGCATGTTTCAACGGACCAATAAACGCCAGGTTCATCAATTGCGTTAAAATCAGCGTAACGATGGCAATTTTCACTGGCGTTTTAATGTCCTGGCGGGAATAAAAGCCAGGAGCCAACACTTTCACTACAATCAGGCCAATCAAACCCACCGAGTAGGCAATTAACGCCCGCTGGGTCATCAGCGCATCAAACGCGGTAAATTTACCGTACTGGAACAGCGAAACGGTCAACGGACCGGAAAGAATGCCCAACGCAACCGCACTCGGCAGCGCCAACAGGAAACAAAGACGCAACCCCCAGTCCATCAAACGGTTGTATTCATCATGATTGCCACTGGCAAAACTTTTCGACAGCGACGGCAGCAAAATGGTGCCAAGCGCCACGCCCAGCACACCGGACGGAAACTCCATTAAGCGGTCGGCGTAATACATCCAAGACACCGAACCGGAAGCAAGAAACGAGGCAAAAATGGTGTTGATGATTAAGGAGATCTGGCTCACAGAGACGCCAAGGATCGCCGGTCCCATCTGTTTCACCACGCGCATTGCTCCGGCATCGTGGAAGTTAATGCGCGGCAGGACCAGCATGCCGATCTTCTTCAGGTGCGGTAGCTGATACACCAGCTGCAGGACGCCGCCGACCGTAACAGCCCACGCCAGCGCCAGCACCGGTGGGTTAAAGTACGGTGCGGCAAACAGCGCGAAACCAATCATGCTGATGTTAAGCAGTGTTGGAGCAAACGCCGGAATCGAGAAGCGGTTCCACGTATTCAGAATCGCTCCCACCAGCGACGCCAGGGAGATCAGCAAGATATAGGGAAAGGTAATCTTTAGTAGCTGGCTGGTCAGGGCAAATTTGTCAGCTGTGTCAGCGAAGCCTGGCGCGGTCACCATGATCACCCACGGTGCGGCGAGCATGCCAGCGACCGTCACAACCGCCAGCGCAAGTGTCAGCAGGCCAGAAACATAAGAGACAAAGACCCGCGTGGCGTCTTCACCCTGCTTACTTTTATATTCCGCCAGAATCGGTACAAATGCCTGGGAAAATGCCCCTTCGGCAAAGATACGGCGTAACAAGTTAGGAAGTTTAAAAGCGACGAAAAAGGCGTCGGTTGCCATCCCTGCGCCAAAGATTCTGGCGACAATTGCGTCTCGTGCGAAGCCAAGCACACGCGAAAACATGGTCATCGAGCTGACGGCGGCCAGCGATTTTAATAAATTCATCGGTGTTCTAATCCAGACCCACGGGCAAAACGCCTGCAAGGCAGGCGCTGAAAGAGGCGAATAGTCTACCTGGATTATGGTGAATTGCTACCGCCAGATGTTACAGGGTTTATTCACTCATCGCATCGCGCCAGATCTTGTCAACGATACGTTGCGCCAGCACGGCCTGTTCGCCGGCGGTTTGCGGAACTGTCTGGTTTTGCACACATTCAATGAAGTGCCGCGCACAGCCGACAAACCCACGTTGCTCAAGCGTACTCTGCCAACCAGGAATCGGTTTATGCACTACGCCCTGCCCGCGCTCCTCACGCCATTCGCGCATATCCGTAATGTCGATGAGCGCACCGTCAGTCACGGCCTGCACGGTTTCACGCTGACTTCCGGCACGGCGATGCATACAGGTGGTGATCTGCAAAGGACCAGCCGAAAAATGGTGCTCGGCAAACAGCATTTCGCCAGCGTCGTTAGTCAGTAGCGTACCGCCATCCAGAGAGGCTTTGTCGCTCGACAACCACAGCGCGGTATCCACCACATGCAGATAATCATCCAGCAACGTGAAATAAAGATCGTGTGGCCCGACGCTATTGCTACGATGTTTATCCATTCTTAGCGAGGCTGCGGTGGCGAGTTGCGTTTTTAACTCACCGTAGAGTGGTGCGAAACGACGGTTAAAACCGACCATCAACGTCAGTTTTTTCCGCGCCGCCAGTTCCACCAGCCGTTCAGCATCGCGCAGATTTTCTGCCAGCGGTTTATCGACACAGACATGTACCCCCGCATTGAGTAACGTACTGACCACGTCAAAGTGGCTGGCGGTGCTGGAATGCACAAAAACCGCATCGCAACTGGCGGCAAGGCTGGATAACGAATCGGCATAAGGAATGCGCCAGCTTTCACAAATTGGCAGGGCTTTCGCGCGCGTAGGCGACCAGGCTCCTTGTAACGTCCAGTCAGACGCTGCCGCCAGCACCGGTAACCACGCTTTTTGCGCAATGCCACCTAATCCCACTACGCCGATACGTAATTTTTTCACTTTAATCTCCCAGATGGGCCAGCAACGAATCAAGACGCTGTTTCAGTTCTGCCACTTCGATTTCCAGGGCTTCGACGCGGGCCTGTAAATCACCGTCAACCGCGTTCGACATATCCGTCACCGCCGGCTGATCTTCAACCTCACCACTGAAAAGATGCATGTAGCGGTTTTCGCGTTTACCCGGTTCGCGGGCCAGACGCACCACAAAAGGACCATCTTCGCGATTTGCCAGTTGTTCCAGCGTCGACTCCACTTCCGCCATATCGCTGAATTCATACATTCGCGCGACGCGGCTGCGCAGTTCACCTGGCGTCTGGGCACCACGCAATAACAACGTGGTGATTAACGCCACTTCCGCTGCGCTCAGTTTCAGATCGCCAAATTCTGAATTACAAAAACGTTGCTCATATTTGGTGACCCGATTACCAAAACCGCTCACTGTGCGTAGATAATGACGTTTGACCAGATTATCCAGCTGTTCCTGCACTTTGGATTCACTCAGATTCATGACCGGTTCACGGTTCGTTTTCTGATTACAGGCCGTGACTACACCATTGACTGAGAGCGGGTATTGCTCCGGCGTGGTCACCTGCTTTTCCAGCAAGCAACCAATCACGCGAGCTTCAAGGGCAGTAAGTTGATATTTCATGAGATTCTCCTTAGCGGCCGGGCGTCCAGTCTGGGGTAGTTAATGCCGTCAGTACGTGATCGCGCCATTGTCCATCAATCAACAGATAGTCTTTCGCATAGCCTTCTTTTTCAAAACCCAGTCGCGCCAGTAAATCACCGCTGCGTTTATTGTGCGGCATATAATTAGCCATAATGCGATGAATATGTTGGGTGCGCTGCATATAACGAATGGCTGCGGTCAGGGCTTCAAACATGAGTCCTTTGCCCTGCCATTTTTGCCCAATCGAATAACCGAGATAGCAGGCATGAAAAGAGCCACGAACAACATTGGAAAAATTGGCAACGCCAATAATCTCTTTTTCGTCCGGGTCGAATAAGCCAAAGTAGAAAGCTGAACCTTGTTTATGAAATTCGTTAATCATCCCCAGCCTGGCCTGCCAGCCTGATGGATAACAGTGGCTTTCGTCGCGCACTGGCTCCCAGGGCTTGAGGAAATGGCGATTCTCTGCGTAATAATCCGCAAGACGCCAGGCATCACGATCATGCACCAGACGCACGACCAGTCGGTCTGTGGTTAAGCGCACTTTTGGCACGTTACTGCGATAGCCAAACATTCTATACCTACTCCTTCCCGTAACGTCTTTAATACGCTGTAAGTATTACTATACCTGCGCAACCAGACCCTGTGAAAAGTCCAAAATGCCATTTTCTGCATTATTCACATATTTGATAAAAACTCTCTATCAAAGCGACGTTTTGATAAAAAAATATTGTCCCCGAAGTGATGGGAAAAGTCTTAGCGGCAATGCAGAATAGAAAGTGCTCATCTTTTATTTCCCGGGAGGGGAAATGTCCCGCGTGTCGCAGGCGAGGAACCTGGGTAAATATTTCCTGCTCATCGATAATATGCTGGTCGTGCTGGGGTTCTTTGTTGTCTTCCCGCTGATCTCTATCCGCTTCGTTGATCAAATGGGCTGGGCCGCCGTCATGGTCGGTATTGCTCTCGGTCTACGCCAATTTATTCAGCAAGGTCTGGGTATTTTCGGCGGTGCAATTGCCGACCGCTTTGGTGCCAAACCGATGATTGTTACCGGTATGCTGATGCGCGCCGCCGGATTCGCCACAATGGGTATCGCCCACGAACCGTGGCTATTGTGGTTTTCATGCCTGCTCTCGGGACTCGGTGGCACGTTGTTTGATCCGCCGCGTTCGGCGCTGGTGGTGAAATTAATCCGTCCACAGCAGCGTGGTCGTTTTTTCTCGCTGTTGATGATGCAGGACAGTGCCGGTGCGGTCATTGGCGCATTGTTGGGGAGCTGGCTGTTGCAATACGACTTTCGCCTGGTCTGCGCCACAGGGGCAGTTCTATTTGTGCTATGTGCGGCGTTCAATGCGTGGTTGTTACCAGCATGGAAACTCTCCACCGTACGCACGCCCGTTCGCGAAGGCATGACCCGCGTGATGCGTGACAAGCGTTTTGTCACCTATGTTCTGACGCTGGCGGGTTACTACATGCTGGCTGTACAAGTGATGCTGATGCTGCCAATTATGGTCAACGACGTGGCTGGCGCGCCCTCTGCCGTTAAATGGATGTATGCCATTGAAGCGTGTCTGTCGTTAACGTTGCTCTACCCTATCGCCCGCTGGAGTGAAAAGCATTTTCGTCTGGAACACCGGTTGATGGCTGGGCTGTTGATAATGTCATTAAGCATGATGCCGGTGGGCATGGTCAGCGGCCTGCAACAACTTTTCACCCTGATTTGTCTGTTTTATATCGGGTCGATCATTGCCGAGCCTGCGCGTGAAACCTTAAGTGCTTCGCTGGCGGACGCAAGAGCTCGCGGCAGCTATATGGGGTTTAGCCGTCTGGGTCTGGCGATTGGCGGCGCTATTGGTTATATCGGTGGCGGCTGGCTGTTTGACCTGGGCAAATCGGCGCACCAGCCAGAGCTTCCGTGGATGATGCTGGGCATTATTGGCATCTTCACTTTCCTTGCGCTGGGTTGGCAGTTTAGCCAGAAACGCGCCGCGCGTCGTTTGCTTGAACGCGACGCCTGATTTGATACTCCCCCCTGACTCCTTCATACTGAAAGTGAACTGACAGCCAAATGGAGGAGTCACGTGAAGCTATACATTTACGATCACTGCCCTTACTGCCTCAAAGCCCGCATGATTTTCGGCCTGAAAAATATCCCCGTCGAATTACATGTTCTGCTCAACGACGACGCAGAAACACCCACCCGGATGGTCGGTCAAAAACAGGTTCCCATTCTGCAAAAAGATGACAGCCGCTATATGCCAGAAAGCATGGACATCGTTCACTATGTCGATAAACTCGACGGCAAACCGTTCTTGACCGGCAAACGTTCCCCTGCCATTGAAGAGTGGCTGCGCAAGGTCAATGGCTACGCCAACAAACTGCTGTTGCCGCGTTTTGCCAAATCGGCATTTGATGAGTTTTCTACTCCCGCCGCGCGCAAATATTTCGTCGACAAGAAAGAGGCCAGCGCGGGTAATTTTGCCGACCTGCTGGCCCACTCTGACGGTCTGATTAAGAATATCAGCGATGATTTACGTGCGCTGGACAAACTGATCGTCAAACCGAACGCCGTGAATGGCGAACTTTCGGAAGATGATATTCAGCTATTCCCGCTACTGCGTAATCTGACGCTGGTAGCCGGAATTAACTGGCCAAGCCGCGTTGCTGATTACCGCGATAATATGGCGAAACAGACACAAATCAATTTGTTATCATCAATGGCGATTTAATCCTGACCCGCCGCGGCAGCCTGTATTCGCGGGTTGCCGCCGTTTTCAGTTTTTTCTGCTGGCGAGTTTATCGCTGGTGACACATGCTGCGTTGTGTCAGGATATTGACGCAGATTTCATGTCGAGGACTACCATGAACAAGTTTTTATTTGCCGCTGCATTGATCGTCAGTGGCCTGCTCGTTGGCTGTAATCAACTCACCCAATACACCATCACCGAACAAGAAATTAACCAGTCGCTTGCGAAACATAATAATTTCTCAAAAGATATCGGTTTACCCGGCGTGGCTGACGCCCATATTGTTCTGACAAACCTGACCAGCCAAATTGGTCGCGAAGAGCCGAATAAGGTTACCCTAACCGGAGACGCCAATCTGGACATGAACTCCCTGTTCGGTAGTCAGAAAGCGACCATGAAACTGAAGCTGAAAGCGCTGCCCGTGTTTGATAAAGAAAAAGGTGCGATCTTCCTGAAAGAGATGGAAGTGGTCGATGCGACGGTACAACCGGAAAAAATGCAAACGGTGATGCAAACGTTGCTTCCCTATTTGAACCAGGCATTACGCAATTACTTTAACCAGCAACCTGCTTACGTCCTGCGCGAAGATGGCAGCCAGGGCGAAGCAATGGCGAAAAAACTGGCGAAAGGCATTGAAGTGAAGCCAGGCGAAATTGTCATTCCATTTACTGATTAATCACGAGGGCGCATTCGCGCCCTTTATTTTTCGTGCAAAGGAAAACGTTTCCGCTTATCCTTTGTGTCCGGCAAAAACATCCCTTCAGCCGGAGCATAGAGATTAATGACTGCACCATCCCAGGTATTAAAGATCCGCCGCCCAGACGACTGGCACCTTCACCTCCGCGATGGCGACATGTTAAAAACTGTCGTGCCATATACCAGCGAAATTTATGGACGGGCTATCGTAATGCCCAATCTGGCTCCGCCCGTGACCACCGTTGAGGCTGCCGTGGCGTATCGCCAGCGTATTCTTGACGCCGTACCTGCCGGGCACGATTTCACCCCATTGATGACCTGTTATTTAACAGATTCGCTGGATCCTAATGAGCTGGAGCGCGGATTTAACGAAGGCGTGTTCACCGCTGCAAAACTTTACCCGGCAAACGCAACCACTAACTCCAGCCACGGCGTGACGTCAATTGACGCAATCATGCCGGTACTTGAGCGCATGGAAAAAATCGGTATGCCGCTACTGGTGCATGGTGAAGTGACACATGCAGATATCGACATTTTTGATCGTGAAGCGCGCTTTATAGAAAGCGTGATGGAACCTCTGCGCCAGCGCCTGACTGCGCTGAAAGTCGTTTTTGAGCACATCACCACCAAAGATGCTGCCGACTATGTCCGTGACGGAAATGAACGGCTGGCTGCCACCATCACTCCGCAGCATCTGATGTTTAACCGCAACCATATGCTGGTTGGAGGCGTGCGTCCGCACCTGTATTGTCTACCCATCCTCAAACGTAATATTCACCAACAGGCATTGCGTGAACTGGTCGCCAGCGGTTTTAATCGAGTATTCCTCGGTACGGATTCTGCGCCACATGCACGTCATCGCAAAGAGAGCAGTTGCGGCTGCGCGGGCTGCTTCAACGCCCCAACCGCGCTGGGCAGTTACGCTACCGTTTTTGAAGAAATGAATGCTTTGCAGCACTTTGAAGCATTCTGTTCTGTAAACGGCCCGCAGTTCTATGGGTTGCCGGTCAACGACACATTCATCGAACTGGTACGTGAAGAGCAACAGGTTGCTGAAAGCATCGCACTGACTGATGACACGCTGGTGCCATTCCTCGCCGGGGAAACGGTACGCTGGTCCGTTAAACAATAAAAATCGTAGCTTCTTGTTGTCATTAGGTTATTTTACCTGTATAAATAACCAGTATATTCAACAGGGGGCTATTATGCGAATTGAAGTCACCATAGCGAAAACTTCTCCATTGCCAGCTGGGGCTATTGACGCCCTGGCTGGCGAACTTTCCCGCCGTATTCAGTATGCGTTTCCTGATAATGAAGGCCACGTATCGGTACGTTATGCCGCAGCGAATAATTTATCGGTTATTGGCGCGACAAAAGAAGATAAACAGCGCATTAGTGAAATTCTCCAGGAAACGTGGGAAAGCGCCGATGACTGGTTTGTCAGCGAATAATATGCAGTGATTTTTTTTGCCGGGTCGCCCCGGCTTTTTTATTTTACTTACGAATTTTGAGTACAAAATTTCTACACTTCCTCAAAATAATTGCACAATATGCTAAAAAAATATGAATGACATGCTGTTTTATTGTTCATATAAATCTTAAAAGCAGAAATTTATCTGTTTCCCCCTTTAAAAATTCGGTGAATACCCTTACTTATTGGTATACTGAAGTTGCTTCAGATAAAAACGCATTGAACCTCGAATAACGTTGTCTAGTAACACGAATTAGGGGGCCATGATGGAAAAAAATAATGAAGTCATTCAGACTCATCCGCTCGTAGGGTGGGACATCAGCACCGTTGATAGCTATGATGCGCTGATGTTGCGTTTGCACTACCAGACCCCAAATAAGTCCGAGCAGGAAGGGACTGAAGTTGGTCAGACGCTCTGGTTAACCACTGATGTTGCCAGACAATTTATTTCGATATTAGAAGCAGGAATCGCCAAAATTGAATCCGGTGATTTCCAGGTAAACGAGTATCGGCGTCATTAACATGACATGACCATCCACCCAAAAGGCACCTCACCGGTGCCTTTACCATTTCTGGGTTGTATATCTGCATTCAGTTAATTACTCTGCTTAAACCATGAGAGCAGAGAGAAAAAAATGAAATACGATCTCATCATTATTGGCAGCGGTTCCGTAGGCGCTGCCGCCGGGTATTATGCAACCCGCGCCGGTTTAAACGTGCTAATGACCGACGCCCATATGCCACCGCATCAACACGGCAGCCACCACGGCGATACGCGATTAATTCGCCATGCTTATGGTGAAGGCGAAAAGTATGTCCCGCTGGTCCTCCGCGCGCAAACGCTGTGGGATGAACTCTCCCGCCACAACGAAGAAGATCCCATTTTTGTACGCTCTGGCGTCATTAACCTTGGCCCGGCTGATTCCACATTTCTCGCCAACGTCGCCCACAGCGCCGAACAATGGCAACTCAACGTTGAAAAGCTCGATGCGCAAGGGATTATGGCCCGCTGGCCGGAAATACGCGTCCCGGACAACTACATCGGCTTATTTGAAACTGATTCCGGTTTTTTGCGCAGCGAACTGGCGATTAAAACCTGGATCCAACTGGTGAAGGAAGCGGGCTGTGCGCAACTGTTCAACTGCCCGGTCACCGCAATTCGTCATGACGATGATGGCGTAACTATTGAAACGGCTGACGGTGAGTATCAGGCGAAAAAAGCGATTGTCTGCGCGGGAACATGGGTAAAAGACCTGCTCCCGGAGCTGCCTGTCCAGCCCGTACGCAAAGTATTTGCCTGGTATCAGGCCGATGGCCGCTATAGCGTGAAGAATAAATTCCCGGCGTTTACCGGTGAACTGCCCAATGGCGATCAATATTATGGTTTTCCGGCAGAAAACGACGCGTTGAAGATTGGCAAACATAACGGAGGCCAGGTTATCCATTCAGCGGATGAACGTGTTCCGTTTGCGGAAGTGGCCAGTGATGGGTCAGAAGCCTTCCCGTTCTTGCGCAATGTATTGCCGGGTATCGGTTGCTGCCTGTACGGCGCTGCCTGCACCTATGATAATTCGCCTGACGAAGATTTTATTATCGATACCCTACCCGGCCACGATAATACACTGCTCATTACCGGCCTGAGTGGGCACGGTTTTAAATTTGCGTCAGTTTTAGGGGAAATAGCTGCCGATTTTGCGCAAGACAAAAAAAGCGATTTTGATTTGACGCCATTCAGGCTTTCCCGCTTCCAATAATCATCATTACGGCCTCCAGAATGAGGCCGTTTTTACAGGAGTATTTAATGCGTCGGCTGTTGCACTATCTCATCAATAATATTCGCGAGCATCTGATGCTTTATCTTTTTCTCTGGGGATTGTTGGCAATTATGGATCTGATCTATGTGTTTTATTTTTAGTTTTCCGCACTGACATAAACTGACAAATATTTAATCTCCCTTTCATTTAGCGTGAAAAATTGAATGAGATTATTCCTGCTTCTACAGCACTCACCAGACATCTCTGATGCTGAACCCACTAAACTTATGAAGATTCTTTCATTATTAATTCAAAATTATTGAAATAAAAATAAATATCATTCAATTTGTTATTTTTGTGTTGCAATTCATTCTCCGACACGCCATTTTCTTTCTCTCGCAAATTCGTTTTGGATGCACTTATGTCATTCACAAATACCCCTGAACGCTATGGTGTTATATCTGCGGCCTTCCATTGGCTAAGCGCAATTATTGTCTACGGCATGTTTGCTTTAGGTCTGTGGATGGTCACGCTCAGTTATTACGATGGCTGGTATCACAAAGCACCCGAACTGCATAAAAGCATCGGTATTTTGTTAATGATGGGGCTGGTTATTCGCGTTCTGTGGCGTGTCATATCTCCACCGCCGGGTCCGCTGCCGAGTTATTCGCCCATGACTCGTCTTGCCGCAAGAGCTGGACATCTCGCATTGTACCTATTGCTTTTCGCCATCGGCATCAGCGGCTATCTGATCTCAACTGCCGATGGTAAACCGATCAGCGTTTTTGGCTGGTTTGACGTCCCCGCGACCCTTGCCGACGCTGGCGCACAGGCAGACTTTGCCGGTGCCCTGCATTTTTGGCTCGCGTGGAGCGTCGTAGTACTGTCCGTTATGCACGGATTTATGGCCCTGAAGCATCATTTCATCGATAAAGACGACACTCTGAAGCGCATGCTGGGAAAGTCGTCATCTGACTATGGAGTATAAAAAATGAAAAAAAGCCTGCTTGGTTTAACCTTCGCGTCCCTGATGTTCTCTGCCGGTTCAGCGGTTGCCGCCGATTACAAAATTGACAAAGAAGGTCAGCACGCCTTTGTTAATTTCCGCATCCAGCACCTTGGCTATAGCTGGTTATACGGCACCTTTAAAGATTTCGACGGTACTTTTACCTTTGACGAAAAAAATCCGGCTGCCGATAAAGTGAATGTGACAATTAACACCACCAGCGTCGATACTAATCACGCCGAACGCGATAAACATCTTCGCAGTGCAGATTTCCTCAATACCGCAAAATATCCACAGGCAACATTCACCTCCACCAGCGTGAAGAAAGACGGTGACGAACTGGATATTACCGGCGATCTGACGCTGAATGGCGTAACCAAACCCGTCACGCTGGAAGCGAAATTAATTGGTCAGGGCGACGACCCATGGGGTGGTAAACGTGCAGGCTTCGAGGCCGAAGGCAAAATTAAGCTCAAGGACTTCAATATCAAGACAGATTTAGGTCCAGCTTCTCAGGAAGTGGATCTGATTATTTCAGTGGAAGGCGTACAGCAGAAGTAAGCGTGAAATGTTGCCGGATGGCACGCATCCGGCAATGATATTTATTCTGTTGGATCAGGAATGCACAGTGTTGTATTCAGACGTCCACGAGACTTATTAAAGATCTTATTGCCATTTTCACGTCCTGCCCGACGGCGTCGCTGTTCTTCTGGCGGTAACGCGCTTTCTTCGCAGCAAATCTCACTACAACAACTTTTGTATTTTTCCGCGCATACTGGACACTGAATAAACAGCAGGTGGCAGCCATCATTTTTACAGTTGGTATGGCTGTCGCACGGCGCGCCGCACTGGTGGCAATGCGCGATAATCTCATCCGATATACGTTCGCCCATCCGCTCGTCAAAAACAAAATTTTTGCCAATAAAACGCACCGGCAAGCCCTGCTCGCGCGCCTTACGGGCGTATTCAATAATTCCGCCCTCGATATGCCAGACTTTGTTGAATCCGTTATGTTTCATCCAGGCACTGGCCTTTTCACAACGAATGCCGCCGGTGCAGTACATGACGATTTTTTTATCTTTATGTGCCTGCATCATCTCGACTGCTTTTGGCAGCTGCTCACGGAAGGTATCTGCCGGAATTTCGAGCGCGTTTTCAAAGTGCCCCACTTCATACTCATAGTGGTTACGCATGTCGATAAATAGTGCATCGGGATCGTCAAGCATGGCGTTCACTTCCGCCGCTTGCAGATACTCACCAACATTGCTGGCATCAAAGTGAGGATCGTCAATACCGTCGGCAACAATGCGATCGCGTACCTTCATGCGCAGTACCCAGAAGGATTTCCCGTCATCATCCAACGCGATATTCAGGCGTAAACCCTCTAAAGCCGGGTCGAAGGCATAGAGCTGCGCGCGAAATGTTTCAACATTGCTCGCAGGTACGCTGATTTGCGCGTTAATGCCCTCATGCGCCAGATACACTCGCCCAAAAACATTCAGCGCGGTAAACAGCTGATATAAAGCGTCACGGGTCGCCTTAGGATCGGCGATGTGGAAATACTTGTAAAACGAAATGGTGGTTCGCGGTTCGCTCTCAGCCAACATTTTGGCTTTTAGCGCGTCGTTGGAAATGCGGTTGTGTAACACTGGCATGGTGTACGGTTCCTGCGAGATGGGAAAGTAAAAATCCGCGGCATGATATAGCAATTATCGATAATTAACATCCACACATTTTACGCTACATTTGCGCATTAAAAATTATTTGTTATTTACAAGCGCGGCAATTTCGCCCAGTCTTCAGCCACAAATTTTGGTTGCGGGCGAAAAAATGCGACAATACATACAATTGCCCGAATAGGTTGAAAAACAGGATTGATATGACGAATCTACCCAAGTTCTCCACCGCACTGCTTCATCCGCGTTATTGGTTAACCTGGTTGGGTATTGGCGTACTTTGGTTAGTCGTGCAATTGCCCTACCCGGTTATCTACCGCCTCGGTTGTGGATTAGGAAAACTGGCGTTACGTTTTATGAAACGACGCGCAAAAATTGTGCATCGCAACCTGGAACTGTGCTTCCCGGAAATGAGCGAACAAGAACGCCGTAAAATGGTGGTGAAGAATTTCGAATCCGTTGGCATGGGCCTGATGGAAACCGGCATGGCGTGGTTCTGGCCGGACCGCCGAATCGCCCGCTGGACGGAAGTGATCGGCATGGAACACATTCGTGACGTGCAGGCGCAAAAACGCGGCATCCTGTTAGTTGGCATCCATTTTCTGACACTGGAGCTGGGTGCGCGGCAGTTTGGTATGCAGGAACCGGGTATTGGCGTTTATCGCCCGAACGATAATCCACTGATTGACTGGCTACAAACCTGGGGCCGTTTGCGCTCAAATAAATCGATGCTCGACCGCAAAGATTTAAAAGGCATGATTAAAGCCCTGAAAAAAGGCGAAGTGGTCTGGTACGCACCGGATCATGATTACGGCCAGCGCTCAAGCGTTTTCGTCCCGTTGTTTGCCGTTGAGCAGGCTGCGACCACGACCGGAACCTGGATGCTGGCACGGATGTCCGGCGCATGTCTGGTGCCCTTCGTTCCACGCCGTAAGCCAGATGGCAAAGGGTATCAATTGATTATGCTGCCGCCAGAGTGTTCTCCGCCACTGGATGATGCCGAAACTACCGCCGCGTGGATGAACAAAGTGGTCGAAAAATGCATCATGATGGCACCAGAGCAGTATATGTGGTTACACCGTCGCTTTAAAACACGCCCGGAAGGCGTTCCTTCACGCTATTAAATCTCCCATGCCGGATGCTTCAGAATGGCATCCGGCATTACCACAGCAAATCCCCCTGATTTAGCGATAAAAGCTCTCTGGATTGCGCCCCCTGGAAGTCGGGCGCATAATTAGTGTGCTTATCTTTTCTTCTTATGTTCACCGCGCCTGGCGCACCAACAGCGGATTGCTATGTCACCCTGTGAAAATGACACCCCTATAAACTGGAAACGAAACCTGATCGTCGCCTGGCTAGGCTGTTTTCTTACCGGTGCCGCCTTCAGTCTGGTAATGCCCTTCTTACCCCTCTACGTTGAGCAGCTTGGCGTTACCGGTCACTCCGCCCTGAATATGTGGTCCGGTATTGTCTTCAGCATTACATTTTTATTTTCGGCCATCGCCTCACCGTTTTGGGGTGGACTCGCCGACCGTAAAGGCCGAAAACTCATGCTATTACGCTCTGCCCTCGGCATGGGCATCGTGATGGTGTTGATGGGACTGGCACAAAATATCTGGCAGTTTTTGATCCTGCGGGCGCTTCTTGGGTTACTTGGCGGATTTGTCCCCAACGCTAATGCTCTTATCGCCACACAAGTACCGCGTAATAAAAGCGGCTGGGCGCTGGGTACGCTCTCCACAGGCGGCGTTAGTGGTGCGTTGCTCGGCCCAATGGCTGGCGGCCTGCTCGCCGATAGCTACGGCTTACGTCCGGTATTCTTTATTACCGCCAGTGTGCTCATACTCTGCTTTTTCGTCACCCTGTTTTGCATCAGAGAAAAATTCCAGCCGGTCAGCAAAAAAGAGATGCTGCACATGCGGGAAGTGGTGACATCACTTAAAAACCCGAAACTGGTACTCAGCCTGTTTGTCACTACGTTAATCATCCAGGTGGCGACGGGCTCAATTGCCCCCATTCTGACGCTGTATGTCCGCGAACTGGCGGGTAACGTCAGTAACGTCGCCTTTATCAGTGGCATGATCGCCTCGGTGCCAGGCGTGGCGGCTCTGCTAAGTGCACCACGACTCGGCAAACTTGGCGATCGAATCGGACCCGAAAAGATCCTGATTACAGCGCTGATCTTTTCTGTACTGCTGTTGATCCCAATGTCTTACGTTCAGACGCCATTGCAACTTGGGATTTTACGTTTTTTGCTCGGTGCCGCCGATGGTGCACTACTCCCCGCCGTACAGACACTGTTGGTTTACAACTCGAGCAACCAGATCGCCGGGCGTATCTTCAGCTATAACCAATCGTTTCGTGATATTGGCAACGTTACCGGACCATTGATGGGAACAGCGATTTCAGCGAACTACGGTTTCAGAGCGGTATTTCTCGTCACCGCTGGCGTAGTGTTATTCAACGCAGTCTATTCATGGAACAGTCTACGTCGTCGTCGAATACCCCAGGTATCGAACTGATTTTTCGCCTTTCATACTTGCAAAAGCGGAGAATCAGCTATCCTTTTCCCTGAAACCTCATCAACTCAAAGGGAGAATCGTGATGACCATGTACGCAACGCTTGAAGAAGCCATTGACGCTGCACGCGAAGAATTTCTTGCAGACAACCCCGGCATCGACGCCGAAGATGCGAATGTGCAACAGTTCAATGCCCAAAAATACGTTTTGCAGGACGGCGACATCATGTGGCAAGTTGAGTTTTTTGCCGACGAAGGGGAAGAAGGTGAATGTTTACCTATGCTTAGCGGTGAAGCCGCGCAAAGTGTTTTTGATGGCGACTATGATGAGATAGAGATACGCCAGGAGTGGCAGGAAGAGAATACATTACATGAATGGGACGAGGGGGAATTTCAGCTTGAGCCACCGCTGGATACCGAGGAAGGACGCGCAGCAGCTGATGAGTGGGATGAACGTTAATCACTCATACGGGCCATGATGAATGTCGATCGGCAGCAGTAAAGTATCAAAAACCAGAGAGAATGGCAGATCAAGGATCGTGACATAACGCCAGGCGGAGTCACGCACATCCCATTGCACACCGGGATAATATTGGTTGCCATGCCCCTGCCCCGGTATAGTGCGACTAATAATGCTGCCACAGCCACTCAGCAAGGTCACCATGATGCTCACCACAATTAAACGCATTTGATACCTCTTTCGTAAAAAAATACCGGCATAACGCCGGTATTTTTATTGGCTCGTTGTTTTTGCCGGATGCGGCGTGAACGCCTTATCCGACCCACAAAGTCTTGCAAAATCAATAAATTGCAGGAACGATGTAGGCCTGATAAGCGTAGCGCATCAGGCAACTACGTTTTTATTGCGAAGCCGCATCCGGTTTACGCAATGCCAGTGGATTGAGCTTTATCCCTTCGTAATAACTCACCCATGAAGAATATCTCTCCGGGGAATTCCAGACACGGAAATGCAGACGGGCCATCGTCACCGGATCGCTTAGCAGCACCAGGCGACGATCGCGATTCAGCTTCTCTGGCGTCTCGTTCAGCGCCTGTTCAACGTGGCGGTCACGGGCGATTTCCAGCACCTTACTGGCGCGGTGACGCGCGGTCGCCATTGCGGTTGCCAGAGCGTTAAATGACGGGTTAAACACTGCGTGCATAAAGCCATCATCAAGGGAGCGTTGACGATTCATCTCAAGGAACCGATCGGTATCAACCAGCACCTGCGGCGGCGAATACTCTTCCGGGATCAGGAACAGTTTCCAGCGTTTGGTGCGCAGACCAACGGTGGCACGGCTGGAAATCACCGAAACAAACGGTGACAGGATCAACGAGAAGACAATCGGTGCCAGCCAGAACAGGAAACGCAGATCCAGCCACGCCATCCCAACAGCCCACACTAACCCTAACAGCAGCTGTGAGCCGTGGCGTTTGAACGCTTCACCCCAGGAAGTGGAGTCATCATCACGCTGCGGTGAATTCCACACCACTTCCCAGCCAAGGAACGCGCTGACAACGAAGACCGTATGGAACAGCATGCGTACCGGAGCCAGCAGCACGGAAAAAAGCACTTCCAGCAGCAACGATAATGTAACGCGCCAGAAGCCGCCGTATTCTTTCGTTCCTTTGCACCAGATAAGCAAAATGCTCAATAACTTCGGCAGGAACAACAGCACCATGGTCGAAGCAAAAAGTGCAATCGCCAGCTCAGGACGCCACTGCGGCCACACTGGGAACAACTGCCGTGGTTGCAGGAAGTATTGCGGTTCGGTCAACGCATGCACTACCTGCAATGCAGTAGAGAGCGCGAGGAACATAAACCACAGCGGAGCGGAGAGATAAAACATCACGCCCGTCAGGAACACCGCACGGTGAACCGGGTGCATACCCTTCACCAGGAACAGACGGAAGTTCATCAGGTTACCGTGGCACCATCGGCGGTCACGTTTTAGCTCATCAAGCAAGTTAGGCGGCAATTCTTCATAAGAACCCGGGAGATCGTAAGCAATCCAGACCCCCCAACCTGCACGGCGCATCAACGCCGCTTCCACGAAATCATGTGACAGGATTGAACCGGCAAAGGAACCTTCGCCCGGCAGCGGAGCCAGTGCGCAGTGCTCGATAAACGGTTTCACGCGGATAATCGCGTTATGTCCCCAGTAGTGCGACTCGCCAAGTTGCCAGAAGTGCAAACCGGCTGTAAACAGTGGCCCATACACGCGGGTCGCGAACTGCTGACAGCGCGCATACAGCGTATCCATACCGGACGCTTTCGGCGACGACTGAATGATCCCGGCGTTCGGGTTGGCTTCCATCAGGCGCACCAGCCCGCACAAACAATCACCGGTCATTACCGAGTCAGCATCCAGCACCACCATGTAGCTGTACTGGCTGCCCCAGCGACGGCAGAAGTCATCGATATTACCGCTTTTACGCTTCACGCGGCGACGGCGGCGGCGATAGAAAATCTGACCTTCGCCACCGACTTCAGCGATAAGCTCCATCCAGGCTTTTTGCTCTGCGACGCAGATATCCGGGTTATAACTGTCACTAAGAATGTAGACATCAAAGTGTTTGGCATTCCCGGTGGCTTTTACTGATTCCCACGTTGCACGCAGGCCAGCAAAAACACGGTTCACGTCTTCGTTACAGATAGGCATGATCAACGCCGTGCGATGCTCCGGGTTTAATGGTTCATCGCCAACTGTTGACGCAGATATACTGTATTTATCGCGACCAATAAGCAGTTGCAGGAAGCCCATTAACGCCGTCCAGAATCCGGCGGACACCCAACAGAACAGTACCGCAAAGAGGATCAGGATACCGGTTTGCAGCATATAAGGCAGAAGCTGCATAAAGGAAACCCACAAATCCTGACCAACCATATCCATAGGATTAATCAGCGCCCAACCCTGATAAGGAAGAATGGTCTTCATATACCAGGTCGCGACGACAGTTTGCGCGAGCGTCAGGATCAACAGAATGTAACGGCGGATGGTACCGACGGTACGCCACTTTTGCTCGCTCTCCTGCTCTTCTTTGGTCAAACGAGCCAGATAGCGCGGCGTGACATCGCGTCCACGCAGGCGATCCCAGAAACGGCCTACCGGGTTGGTACGCCACGGGTCGGGAAACATCGAGGAGCGTTTTGCTTCTGGCATCGCCTTCAGCTGATCGCGCCCTTCGTCGTCTTTAATTAACTGTCCATCAGCAAGTGAATCTGGCCAGGCTTGTTCCAGACGCGCCTTTACCGAGCCTTGCGGGGAATCATCCTCCCGCGCCCAGGTGCGGTGTTCGGCATCCAGCGCCTGATGAACGGCGCGGATATCAGTCTTCGGCAATGCCGCTTTCTCGCTTGCGGCGATGGGCATTGCGTCAATGTACTCAGTTGTCTTATTCATTGGCAGGTAACTGGTAGCTCCAGGTTTCACTCAACGTCTGATCGGCATTCACCAGCGCAGCACGCATTTCAGTGGTTTTCTTGGCATCTTTCACTTTCACACGCATCACCAGACGCCAGCCTTTGGTAACCGGGTTATAGCGCACCGTGCTTTCAACTATCTCACCATTATCACCAATGCTGGTTTGCGCTGTGACCGGGGTATCCTCTGGCAGTTTTTTCATCTCTGCGCCGGTAAAATCGACCACAAAGGCGATAGTACCGTCAGGCTGGCGAATCAGGTTCGACTGCTTCACATCCCCCGTTGAACGACGCGTTTGTTGCACCCATGCGTTATCTGGCGCATGCAGTTTGTCTTCATCACGGCTGAAGGTGATGGTGTATTTAAAGTTCATCTCTTTACCCGGCTCCGGCAGCTGATCCGGCGTCCAGTAAGCGACGATGTTATCGTTGGTTTCATCGTTGGTTGGAATTTCCACCAGCTCAACGCTGCCTTTACCCCACTCCCCTTTCGGAGTCACCCATGCGCTTGGACGGAGATCGTAACGATCATCGAGATCTTCAAAGCGGGAGAAATCACGACCGCGCTGCAACAGACCAAAGCCTTGCGGGTTTTCCATGGAGAAGCTGCTGACCGCTAAATGTTTCGGGTTATTCAACGGACGCCAGATCCATTCGCCATTACCGGCATGGATAGAGAGACCGTTAGAGTCGTGCAACTCCGGACGATAGTTATTTGCAGGCGACGGTTGGTTCGGCCCAAACAGGAACATACTGGTTAACGGTGCAACCCCCAGTTTGCCGACTTTATCGCGCAGATAGATTTTCGATTGCACATCCACAACCGTGTCACGCCCTGGCATAACCACGAATTTGTAAGCACCTGTCGCACGCGGCGAGTCAAGCAATGCATAGATGGTTAAACGTTTATCAGTCGGTTTTGGACGCTCGATCCAGAACTCTTTGAAGCGCGGAAATTCTTCACCCGATGGCAAGGCGGTATCAATTGCCAGGCCGCGGGCAGAAAGGCCATAAACCTGACCTGCACCAATCACGCGGAAATAGCTGGCCCCGAGCATGCTGACGATTTCATCGTTTTTATCTTTGCTGTTGATCGGGTAAAACACTTTAAAACCGGCAAAGCCAAGGTCTTTTACCGTATCTTTGTCATGCTGAACATCGCCGAAAGTGAAATAATCCGGGCTGTATTTGATTCGTTTGACTGCGGTGGCAGTCACTTCATTTATTTTGACCGGGGTATCGAAGTACATACCCTGATGGTAGAACTCGAGTTTGAATGGGGTCTTCAGATTGTTCCAGTACGCTTTGTCATGATTAAACTGGATCTGCTGATAGTCCGCGTATTTCATATCGCGGAAAACGGAGGGCAAGTTGCTTTTGGGCGTCTCGTAGCCTTTCCCGGCTAAAGATTGAGCTTGCTTTGCGACATCATCAATACTGAAAGCCCAGCTTGAAGATGTATACAGGGTTAACATTACTGCAGCACTCAACCAACGCATTTTCATCATTTGTAGTTTATGTTTCATAATTAGTAAGCACTTCCCCCTTTGTGTGCTTATATCGATCCGATCTATTTTAATGGATAACCAGCCATTCCGACAACAGAATCCCGGTATCGTTCAGCACGCTGGCTCATGGATTAAGCACCTGATTGCAACCGTTTTCACTTTCCGTGCTTCTCCTAAAGACAGAAGCATCGACTTCGTGTAGGGTTTGCCAGCAAATTTATTTATCAACCGTCTTACAGACGCTTCCATTCTGGTTAGTGGTAGCGATGATGCTATGCATAAAAACCTTGAAGCCTGCGCCTGGCGCGGTCAGGTCGGTGTCACTATGGCAACAAGCCTAAAGGCATAACCCGACAGGGATAAGACGAAAAATCCGAGATTAGTTAACCATATATGAACCCAGTACCCGCGCAACGTGAATATTTCCTCGACTCCATCCGCGCCTGGCTGATGTTGTTAGGGATACCTTTTCATATTTCTTTAATCTATTCGAGCCATACATGGCATGTGAATAGCGCCGAATCATCATTGTGGCTGACCCTTTTTAATGACTTCATCCACTCGTTCCGCATGCAGGTATTTTTCGTTATATCCGGCTACTTTTCCTACATGCTTTTTTTACGCTATCCCTTGAAAAAATGGTGGAAAGTACGTGTCGAACGTGTAGGTATCCCGATGTTAACAGCCATCCCCCTACTGACATTACCGCAATTTATTATGCTGCAATATGTCAAAGGAAAAGCGGAAAGTTGGCCTGGGCTGTCATTGTATGACAAATATAATACGTTGGCCTGGGAATTAATATCACACCTGTGGTTTTTACTGGTGTTAGTGGTCATGACGACGCTGTGCGTATGGATATTTAAGCGCATCAGAAATAATTTAGAAAATTCTGATAAAACGAATAAAAAATTCTCGATGGTAAAACTATCGGTGATTTTTTTATGCCTCGGCATCGGTTATGCGGTAATAAGAAGAACGATTTTTATTGTGTATCCGCCCATTCTGAGTAATGGCATGTTCAATTTTATTGTCATGCAAACGCTGTTTTATTTGCCGTTCTTTATCCTCGGCGCACTGGCTTTCATTTTCCCTCATCTTAAAGCCTTGTTTACCACGCCGTCTCGTGGCTGTACCCTTGCAGCAGCATTGGCGTTTGTCGCTTATTTACTCAACCAGCGCTATGGCAGTGGCGATGCCTGGATGTACGAAACCGAGTCGGTGATCACCATGGTCCTCGGTCTGTGGATGGTGAATGTGGTCTTCTCCTTTGGCCACCGTTTGCTTAACTTCCAGTCAGCGCGGGTGACTTATTTTGTTAACGCATCGCTGTTTATCTATCTGGTTCACCACCCGTTAACGCTGTTTTTCGGCGCATACATTACACCGCACATCACCTCCAACTGGCTTGGTTTTCTCTGTGGCCTGATATTTGTAGTAGGGATTGCGATAATTCTGTATGAAATTCATTTGCGCATCCCGTTACTGAAGTTTTTGTTCTCTGGTAAACCGGTTGTTAAGCGTGAGAACGATAAAGCACCAGCCCGTTAAGCCACATTTACAATAACCATTCCACGGGCAATATCGACGCCAGTCTGACCATAACCCGCTTCCAGAAACTGGTGGCGGGTTCTTTTTTGAGAATAATCTCTTTCTTTGCATGACGATCAACCCAGTTGATCCGTCCCCACCTGTCCAGACGGAGCTGCCAGGCCGCATCATACTGGCTCTGAATAAAGCGTTTATCAATTAACTGTGCCAGCGTTTCGCTCTCTATCACGAAGCCCATTTCAGTATTGAGCAATGTTGAACGCGGATCGAAATTGAAAGAGCCGATAAACACCGTTTTACCATCGATGCTAAAGGTTTTAGCATGCAGGCTGGCTCCGGAATTACCGGTTATGCCGCGATCGTGTAACGTACTACTTTGTTCACGCGTCGGCTTGAGTTCATATAATTCCACGCCATAGCGGAGCAATTTTTTGCGCCAGCGCGCGTATCCGGCATGGACGACAGCAACATCGTTAGCGGCAAGAGAATTGGTTAGGATCGCAATCTTTACCCCTTTTCTCACCATCCGTAAGAGTTGCGCCACACCTGCGCGTGTCGGTACAAAATAGGAAGAAATAATATCGATGCGTTCACTGGGTGAGCCCATGATATCGAACAGGCGCTGCGGTAACAGTGAATGCCGTTTTGCCTTGCCCTCCCCTTTCGCCGGATCATCACTTAATAAACGTGTCTTCGCCCAGATAAGCGGCAATGTTCCATCAACCAGATGATTTATAAATGGACTGGATTCCATTTTGCGTAAATAACGATGCGTCATGGCATCGTTATGCCAGGAGGCGGGTAACTCGATGCGATCCGCCATTTCACCCTCCGGGACATCCAGCACCTGCTGTAAGGGTGAAACCGATTTGCAATACCAGTAGCGGGCGAAATCATCGGCAACGTCCTCTACCACGGGTCCTATTGCCATGACATCTAAATCCGAAAAAAGTGGCTCCTCCCCTGCTCCAAAATAGGCATCACCAATATTTCGTCCTCCCACCAGGGTCACCACGCCATCGACAGTGAAACTTTTATTGTGCATACGGCGATTAAGACGGGAAAAGTCGGTGATATAACCAAGCGGACGCAGCAAGCGAAACGAGAAAGGATTAAAAAGCCGGACTTCAATGCGTGGATGACTGTCAAGCAAGCGTAAAATGTCGTCAAGTCCGGGCGTATTGTTGTCGTCCAGCAACAAACGGACGCGAACGCCACGCTTTGCTGCGGCTAACAGGGCGGAAAACAGTAACCGACCCGACATATCGTCCTGCCAGATGTAATACTGAACATCGAGCGTATGCTCTGCCATTTCGGCCAGACGATACCGGGCGGCAAACGCATCCAGACTTTTCTCCAGAGGAAAAAGGCCACACTGACCGGGATGTTGCGAACACAGTGGCAGCACCGCGCTCGCCAGCCGGGGCAAATCATTCATCTCCTTGTTGGGTAAGGAGTCTTTCGTAGAGGTGGGCGTTTTCTTCATCATAACAGACAAAGTATACCTGTTCGGGTAAAGCGTGACGGGTAATAAATTCTGAAACGGTTTTTACTGCGATTTCAGCCGCTGCCGCACGAGGGTAACCATAAACCCCAGTACTGATTGCAGGAAAAGCCACTGACGTATAGCTGTTTGCCGCCACCAGTCGTAGGCTATTGAGATAGGCATCCTGCAAAAGCTGGTCTTCGTTTTGTTCACCACCACGCCAGACTGGCCCGACGGTGTGCACTACGGCTTTAGCGGGAAGATCGCCTGCAAGCGTAATAACGGCATGCCCCGTAGGGCAATCGCCCTGCTGTTGCCTGACTTTTAAACAAGCATCCAGCAGGGCCGGACCCGCTGCGCGATGAATGGCCCCATCGACGCCGCCGCCTCCCATTAATGACGGATTAGCCGCATTCACAATCACATCAACGGCCAGTTTGGTAATATCACCCTGCACAACATGAATACGCGTTTTCATAACGCCTCCTTACACCTTCTTGTTTCTTAAGTGTACAGCAGGCTTTTTGGTTAAATCGCATTTTTCTGCTCAGCAACGTGAGTTGTTCAGAAACTTAGTTATATTCGATGTTCATTACAGCGGTAATGACTCCAACTTATTGATAGTGTTTTATGTTCAGATAATGCCCGATGACT